>Ga0075606_111_pt1 | contig 10707 bp, 7 predicted proteins | sample RifGroF1_FD_68201 | JGI IMG/M metagenome (GOLD analysis project Ga0075606, IMG submission 68201) | candidate division WWE3 bacterium GW2011_GWF1_42_51 | reverse complement strand
AAGTCTGGGTAAATATACAACGAACGACTTTAGAAACAAATTCAGAAAAGCCGATGTATTCCTCATAGATGACATCCAGTTCGTAATAGGAAAAGAGGCGACACAGGAAGAGTTTTTTCACACATTTAATGCTTTGTATATGGCACAAAAACAAATCGTAATAACGTCTGACCGACCGCCAAAGGACTTCAACAGTTTTGAAGAAAGAATCACATCAAGATTCAGCAGCGGAATAATTGCGGATATACAAGCACCGGATATGGAAGTCAGGTCAGCAATACTGAGGACTAAAAGAGATTTAATGGGACACAATATTTCAAACGAGGTTCTTAATTTTATCGCAGAAAACGTCACAACAAATATCAGGGAGCTGGAAGGTGCTTATATGCAGGTTATAACAAGCGCCATGGCAGCAGGAATAGAACCCACAAGGGAATCCGCAGCGGCAGCCTTAGGTCAAAATATTAGAAATAATCAAAAGAGAAATATCAATGTAAATGACATTTTAAAAGCAGTTTGCGCTTACTATGCCGTAAAAGCCCCGGATATTAAAGGAAAGAGGAGAACAAAAGATCTAGTAATTCCACGTCAGGTAGCAATGTTTTTAATTAAAGAAATGACTGACACCCCTTACATGACGATAGGTGACTTTCTTGGAGGCCGGGATCACACCACAATAATGCACGGAGTGAGAACCATCGAGGAGCATGTTTCGAAGGCGGGAAAGATACATCAGGACATCGTAAACGTGAAGCTAACCTTAGCTGAGTAATGTGCATAAAATAGTAAAACACTACGGGATATGTGGATAAGTACCTGAACTTGTGCACAAAGCTATCCCCAAAGATGTGTTACTTTTCAACAAAACTAAAAGGCCACACACCGATAAATGACGGAACGGGACCCCATTTAATCAGGTATCTATGAATATGTATATATAAAACTTAATGAAATATAATGGGGATAATAAATGTTAATTTTAACTTTACTAATTACAAGATTTCTTAGATTTTTTATTAAACTATTTGGCTTGGGTTCCGGAGGAACTTGGCCGGGGCACCTTGCTCTGAAAATTTATCCCGGTATTTTATCTGACCCCGGAATAGCTCCGTCTCTAGGAACCTTGCTGATCTCAGGGACTAACGGAAAAACAACCACAACCAAAATGCTTCACCACGTTTTACAGAGAAGGGGCTTCTTAGTTATTACTAATTCCTCCGGAGCAAACTTAACCAACGGTTTAGTGTCGGCACTGCTACAGGGAACGCCGATTTTTAGCAAACGCCGAGCCGATTATGCAGTTTTGGAGGTCGATGAGTTTTCACTTCCTTCGGTTTTAAATCAAATGCGTGTCAAAGGAGTGGTGCTTCTGAACCTTTCGCGGGATCAGCTGGACCGCTATGGGGAGACCGATCTTATTCTTTCCAGATGGGAGGAATCCTTAAAAGAAAGTAATGTAAGCTTTGTGGTTTTGGATAAATCTTTTGATTACTTTAGAAACATGTTTTTTCCTGCAGGTGCGGAGATACTGGATGTAGAAAGTATTTCTGAAAAATTATTGCAGGCAGACCTGACGTCGAAGTTTCACATTAAGAACATAAAAGTTTTAGCTCTGTCGGATTTTCAGGCGGCTTACGGCAGAGGAGAAATTATCAATTCGGGCGGTGTTAACTTTCATTTGTTTTTAGCTAAAAATCCTGCGAGTCTTACAACCAACTTGAAAGTTTTTGAAAAAAGAAAGAGCGAATTCGACGCGTTACTTTTTATTTTGAACGATAACATTCCGGACGGACGTGATGTTTCCTGGATATATGATGTGGACCCTTCCGTCATTTTTTCCGCATGTAAAGACAAGGAAATTTATGTCTCCGGCGGTCGCGTTTACGATATGGCTGTCAGGCTTGATTATGCAGAGGTGTTTATTCCCGAAGAAAACGTGTCGGCTTCAGTGCAGTCCATCATGTTGGATTTTAGAAACATGCTGGTAGGAAGGAAAATACTGTGAGCAAACTTCTAATAGGATATTTGTACAAAGAAGACCTGAATCTTTACGGAGACAACGGAAATGTTGAAGTGTTAACGGCAAGATGCTTCGGAAGAAGTATTGAATGCGAGGTCCTCTTAATCGATAAAGGAAAACTTACCTCCCACAATCGTTTGTCAGAGATAAATTTGTTATTTATGGGGGGAGGTCCTGATTCGTCTCAAAAATCCATCTACGGGGATTTTTTGGAAGAAAAAAAGCCTTTTCTCCTGGACTACGTGACCTCAGGAAAGACAGGACTTTTTGTTTGTGGTTCATACCAATTAATGGGCGATTATTACAGAGCTTCTGACGGAGAGGAGTTAAAGGGGTTGGGTATTTTTAAAGCACATACAATTCATTTCGGAAAAAATAAGCCGCGTTGTATAGGTAATGTCCGGGCAACTTTGACGGGAAAAATTTCTTCCGATCCTGTTTTCAAAAATGTAAATTTTTTGGAAGACAGAATTGTGGGTTTTGAAAATCACGGGGGTAGGACATACCTGGACCCCGGCGCGGAACCTTTCGCGCGCGTTACTTACGGCCACGGCAATAACTCCGAAGACGGTTCCGAAGGTATCATTCTGGGAAATTGCATCGGCACTTATTTTCACGGGCCAATACTTGCAAAAAATCCTCATTTAGCGGATTATCTAATTGCAAAAGCTTTGAATGTACAAGAACTGCCGAAGTTGAACGATGGTTTCATAACCGCTTCTTACGCTGCCTCAAAGAAGCTGAGGTAAATGAAGAAGATACAAGTCTCAAAAATATTATTCTTTGCCCTGGCCGCAGTTTTACCTGTAAATCTCGGTAAGCACTTCGAATTTTCCGGCTCTTATGTTTACGGCAATCTTGTGGATTATCTTGTTCCCACTTTATATATTCAGGACATTTTAGCGCTTGCTCTTTTACTTGCAGTTATTTTTGAAAGAAAAAAGATAAGTCTGCAAGGCCCTGTTAAAAAATTAAGTATTTTTTTGGGAATACTTTTTTTATCCTCCCTTTTTGCTTCAAGAATTCTTCCGTCGCTTTGGTTTTTGTTTAGAATCTTTTTATATTCGATGGTTGCGGTATACGCATATTTTTGGATAGATATTAAAAAGGACGGCGTACTCCTGCAAAAAATTCTGACAATCCAATTTTTATTTATCAGTGTTTTGTCTATAACGCAGTTTTTAGTGAAAGGATCCGTTTTCGATAGTTACCTTTTTTTGGGAGAGCAGCCTTACTCAATGTCCAGCCCTTTAATAACAAAGGAGTTTTTCTTTGGCACTACAATTCTTCCGCCGATGGGGTTGTTCCGGCACCCTAATGTATTGGCAGGATATCTGGCAGTTATGCTGGTGCTGGCTATTTTTTGGATTCCCCGAAGTAGGTTAAGTCTTGTGTCTTTTTGTTTAGGGATGCTGGCGCTAATTCTCACGTTTAGTTTGTTTACATGGGCTGCGTTGTTTTTAACGTTAGTTTTATACAAAATACTTCCGGATAAGAAGCACATAATGTATCTGTATCTTTTTGGGGCATCGCTCATATTGCTAATTCCGTTTTTGCCTTTTTCATACGACAGCGCCTCTTTTTACAGGAGAGATAGTTTGCTGGGGGCGAGTTACAGGGTTGCGGGGGAGTTTCCGTTGCTCGGTGTCGGGGCAAATAATTTTACTTCGTACGTGGACGACTTCCAGGTTACCGATGATATTAGATTTACCCAGCCCGTGCACAACGTATTTGCTTTAATACTTGCCGAGTCGGGTGTTTTTGCCTTTGTAATATTTTTGCTTATATTTTTTGAAGCATACGCCGGGGTATTCCGGAAAGATGCGGTGCCCTTTTTCCTGACCATGTCCGTACTGCTTTTATTAATGAGTTTTGACCATTATTTCTGGACAATGCACCAAACCTCACTTTTGTTTTTCCTCATCCTGGGTCTCTCCTGGAAGTATGCCTATGGACAAAGAAATTGATATTTATATATAATTCTTTTAATGCGCAATAAGCTCTTACTAACTGCCCTAATATTAGCTATCCCCTTTTTACTTACAGCTTGTACTCTTCAGGATTTACCTGTAGTGGGTAAGTTATTCGGAGGAAGCGGCGGTATTTTACCGGGAGGCCCCGTAACTTTAAATGTTTGGGGGCTGTGGGAAAATCCGGAGGTAATGACGGAGCTGGTTGCCAAATACAAAGAGACGCACCCCAACGTGGATATCAGATACGACGATAGATCAATAATGAAAGCTTCCCAGTATAAGGAAACTTTGGTCGGAAGAATAAGCCAGCCCGATGTTGCCGATGTGTTTTTAGTCCACAACACCTGGGTACCCTCGTTAAAAGGTGCTCTTGCTCCCGCACCTTCGAAAGTTATAAACGAAGCTCAGTTTACAGAAAGATACTATCCGGTTGCAAAAGACAGTGCTGTTTTTGACGGCAACGTTTACGCGCTCCCCATGTATTACGATGGAATCGCCCTTGTTTACAACAAAAAGCATTTTGAAGAAGAGGGCCAGCTATCACCCCCGACGTCGTGGGAAGAGTTTAGGAGACTCGCGTTTAACTTAACTAAAAGAGATGAGAACGGGGTTGTAACAAGAGCAGGAGCTGCTATGGGAACAGCTAACAACATAGACTTCTTCTCCGATATACTTGGGACGTTTTTTGCTCAGGCGGGCGTTGAAGTTCCCGGCGGAATTGACAGCAAACCTGCAAGGGATGCGCTGGCTTTCTACATTCTCTTTAGTAAATCAGATAAAGGATGGGACGATAGCTTTCCCGAAGCATCCGCAGCTTTTGGCCAGGAAAGAGTTTCCATGATATTTGTACCCAGCTGGAATTTGCTGGATATTTTAAAAGCCCGCCCCGATCTTCAGGTCGGCGTTGCTCCGGTTCCTCAGGCTACTTTGGAGACTCCTGTTTCCTGGGCAAGCTTTTGGATGTATGCGGTTCCCGCGGCCAGCCCGAATAAAGACGCTGCGTGGGAATTTATAAACTTCCTGGCTCAGGAAGATTCTCAGTTGGCGATTTTCAATGCGGCGTCGAGATACCGAACCTACGGCGCCCCTTTCAGTCTGGTTTCTTTAAAAGATCAGGTTTCCACAGGTCCTTACGGAAGCTATCTTAAGCCTATACTGGAAACCGCTACTTATGCTAAGACCTCGCCGTTCGCTTCACGCGCCGGTAATGATGTCTACGTCAACGCTTTAAAGGGAGCTGTTAACACGGTTCTTGCCTCACCTCTGGATATAAAGATTGCCAGCGAGAGTGCTCTAAAGGCAGCGAAGGCTGAAATCATATCTCCCAAGTAGTGCCGGGGTTTAAATAAGAAAAGTTTTAAGGTATTCTTTCCCCATGAAAATATTGGCTATAGAAAGTTCCTGTGATGAGACGGCGTGCGCTGTTGTTGAAGACGGTGTAAAAGAGCTGGTGTCGGTAGTAGCCTCGTCCAAAGATTTTCACGAAAAAACAGGCGGAGTTGTACCTGAAGTTGCTTCAAGAAAACAATTGGAGTTTATATTTCCTGTATTGGAAAGGACAATTGAAGATTATTGCGAAAAGACCGGCTGTTCCGGTAAGGAGCAGGCTATTGCCTCAATCGACGCTTTGGCGGTAACCGTAGGACCGGGACTGATAGGTTCTTTGGTGGTCGGAGTAACTGCCGCCAAAACTTTATCAATGGCCTGGAAAAAACCTCTTATACCGGTTAATCATCTTGTGGGGCACATTTACGCCAACTTTACCGGGAACCCTTCCGGTATTACTTTTCCTGCAGTGTGTTTGTTAGTGAGCGGCGGACATACAGACCTTGTTTTAATGAAAGGGCACGGAGACCTAGTTTATCTCGGAGGTACCATGGACGACGCAGCGGGCGAGTGCTTCGACAAGGTTGCAAGAATGATGGGCATCTCGCGTTATTTAGGAGGAGCCCTCCTTTCAAAAAAAGCTCTGGAGTGTAAAGAGCAGGGGGTTGCAAAATTGTTTCCCCGCCCCATGCTGGATCAGGATAATTACGATTTTTCTTTTTCAGGTTTAAAAACAGCGGTGAAAAGATACCTGGATTCAGGTGAAAGAGAAGTTCCCTGCACGGCCAGGGAGTTTGAAGAGGCGGTTGTGGATGTTCTTACAGCCAAAACTATGAAGGCAGTAAATAACTTCGGTGTAAAAAGCTTGTTGGTGGGAGGGGGCGTCTCTGCTAATTCACGGTTACGTAAGAGTTTGAAAAAGGAAACGGAGAAAGCAGGTGTGAGTTTGTTTATTCCGGAACCAAGATTGTGCACCGACAATGCCGTCTACATCGCTTCGGCGGCTTACTTCAATAATGTTACGAAAGCGTTAAATGAGATTAAAGCCGAGCCGTCTTTGAATATAATGGGGCTTGTTTAAGTTAAGAAATTTTTTGGAGTAACTCTTCCAAAGTTAACAACTCGGATTTTTCTTCCGTTCTCTTTTTGAGCTCTATTTTTGTACCGTTTTTTCGGGAGACCACGGCTCTGTAGGGGATACCGATAAGATCGGCGTCCGAGAACTTGGTACCTGCGGTAGCATCTTCCCTATCGTCGAAAAGAACTTCAAGTTTATTTTGCATTAGTGTCTTATAAACGGTTTCTGCAATTTCAGCAGTCCCCTCATCTTCGAGATTTAAGCCCACAAGGTGCAGTTTTGCGGGTGAAATGCTTTCAGGCCAGACAATTCCTTTATCGTCTCCGAACAGTTCTACAACAGTCGCCATAAGTCTTGCGGGGCCAATTCCATAAGCGCCCATTATGACCGGCTTTCTCTTCCCTTCCTCATCGGTAAAGAAAAGTCCGAGAGGTTCGGAAAATCTGGTTTTTTGCTTGAAAATATTACCGACCTCAATCGCTCTGACTTCTTCAAGGTCTTCTTTATTAACGCCCAGGTCCGCTAAAACTTCGCCGGTCAGAACCTCTTTGTTAATCCCTATTTTTTTCTTGCGGTCTATATAAATTGTGTCTTCCCCCGATTCGCATACCGTTTGAAATTCATGGCTGTACTTGCTGAAGGTTCCTCCGCTGGCAAAGGTAAGATAGGTTTGTTCTCCGATTCCCGCGCGGGAAAATATTTTGAAATATGCTTCGGTGACTTTCCCGTAAAAGACATCGAGCTCTTCTTCGTCTTTGTTAAAAGAATAAAGGTCCTTCATTAAGAATTCGCGGGTTCTTAAAAGTCCGTTTTTTGCTCTGACTTCATTTCGGAATTTAGTTTGGATTTGAAAAGGGTAGGATGGAAGATCTTTGTAAGAATTTATTTGGCGGGACATTAAAGCTGCCAACGGTTCTTCGTGAGTAGTGCCCAGTCCTATCTCGGTGTCGTTCTTAAGCTTTGTCTTAAACCAAATATCCACAACATCATCGCCCCATCTTCCGGATTTCTTCCAGGAGTCGGGGTTTTGCAAAGCGGTCATTTGGAGTTCCTGACCACCGACAGCCACAATTTCTTCTCTGATAATCTCAACAATTTTGTTCAGTGTTTTTAATCCTAAAGGAAGAAAAACATAGACCCCGGCCATCTCTTTACTGATGTATCCGGCTCTGGTTAAAAGCTGGGCGTTTTTACTTGTTTCATCTTTTGGAGCTTCTTTTAAAGTTTTTCCGATTGTCTGGCTGTAACGCATTGACTTATTATATACCATTTTTTGATTGAGCTGGCACGTTTTTTGTGATAATCTCAGGCAATAAACTATGGATAAAAGGTACGAACATAAAATAAAAGAGCCCGAAGTCCTTAAAAAATGGGAAGACGCATTGGCCTTTAAAGCGGACTCAACTTCAGGTAAAAAACCCTACACAATAATACTTCCTCCTCCGAACGCATCAGGAAAGATGCACGTCGGAAACGCGCTGATGATAGCTATTGAGGATCTATTAATACGCTGGAAAAGGATGCGGGGTTACGAGGCTCTATGGGTCCCCGGTACGGATCACGCAGGTTTTGAATCTCAGACCACTTACGAGAGGGAGCTCAAAAAAGAAGGAAAATCGCGCTTTGATTACGACCACGACACTTTTTACAAAATGATGATGGGATTTGTTTTGAATAACAAATCTTTAATCGAAGAGCAAATTAAAAATATGGGGGCGAGCGTTGATTGGTCCCGCTACACTTTTACTCTCGAAGAAAAATCCATTAACACCGTCGTGAGCACATTTGAAAAAATGGTTAAAGACGGCCTCATCTACCGTTCCGACTACGTTGTTAATTACTCTTTTAAGTACGGCACTACTTTTTCGGACGCCGAAATCGTGATGAAAGAAAGAACCGACCCCCTTTATTATATTAAATACGGTCCTTTAACAGTGGCTACGGTAAGACCGGAAACCAAGCTTGGGGACACGGCGTTGGCGGTTAACCCGGAAGATCCCCGTTACAGAGATTACATCGGGAAAGAAATTGTTTTTGAGGATGTTACGGGAAAAAACAGCTTACCTGTAATAGGTGATTCCTATGTTGACCCTTCTTTTGGAACAGGAGTTTTAAAAGTTACCCCCGCCCACGATAAAAATGACTATGAGATAGGATTGCGACATAAGCTGGAAGTAAAACAGGTAATCGGGATTGACGGAAAAATGACGGCGTTGGCGGGAAAATATGCGGGAATGAAAGTTTTAGATGCCAGAGCCAAAATCGTTGAAGATCTTCAGGAGATGGGGGCGATGGAAAAAATCGATACCTCTTACGTGCACCCTGTACCGGTTGATTACAGAACTGAGGATTACATTGAGCAGCTGGTGATGCCTAATTGGTTTATAAAAGTGGAAAGTTTGAAGAAGGCCGGTTTGGATGCTGTAAAAAACGGCGGTGTAAAAATCTATCCTAAGTGGCAGGAAATAACTTACACGAGATGGATGGAGAATATGAGGGATTGGGCGATTTCCCGTCAGATAGTTTGGGGGATAAGAGTTCCGGCGTGGTATAGCGTTGATGAGAACCCCGATTTATTCGTGACTTTTATTAAAGACGGTAAGGCTATCTCGGGGAAAGTTGCAGAACTTTTGCAGGAACACAAAATAGGCGAGATTTCTTCAGGGCTGCAGTCTCTATTTGCCCCTAATAGTGCAAAGTATGTCATTCAAAAAGATTCTCCGGGGGAAAGATTTTTACCCGAAACCGACACATTTGATACGTGGTTTTCCAGCGGGCAGTGGCCTTTGATCACGTTAGGGTATCCTGACTCGGACGATTTTAAACATTTCTACCCAACGGATGTTCTGGAAACAGGCTGGGAGATAATCACAAGATGGGTGTCCCGAATGATAATGTTCGGAATATACCTTACAGGCAAACCGCCCTTTAAAGATGTTTACCTTCACGGCAGGGTAATGGCCTTGGACGGCAAGAAAATGAGCAAGAGTTTGGGAAACGTTATTAACCCCGAAGAGTACCAGAGTGAGTTCGGTACCGACGCTTTGAGGATGGGATTAATAAGCGGGACCGCCAACGGAAAAGATTTTGCATTCCCAAAAGACAAGGTTTTGTCTTACAGAAACTTCTCGAACAAAATTTGGAACATGGTCAGATTCTTATTTATGCTGACGGAGCAGGAAAATCTGACAGCAGAAGATTTAAAAAGTTTTAAGCACAGCGACTTAGCCAAAGGTTCGACGGATCTGGAAATGTACGACGATTTTAAAGAACTGGTGAATACCGTGGATAAATCACTGGGCAAGTACAGATTTTCAGATGCCGGGGATGCCATCTATCACTATATGTGGGACAAGCTGGCCTCTACCTATATTGAAGATGTTAAGTTAAGGGAAGATCCCGCGTTGAGGATAACGGGGCTGAAGAATCTTTCTTATCTTCTTATAAATTGCTTAAAGGTGTTACACCCATTTATGCCTTTTGTAACGGAAACAATTTGGGGGGAATTTTTGGAAAAAGGTTTGGTGAAACAACCTATACTGGCAAAATCAGAGTGGCCGGGAGTTTAATAGCGTAACTTAAGCGGTTAACTGTCGGGGAAACTTGTCAGGGGAATTTACTTTTCTTCCTTCTTTTCTTTCTTTTCCTTACCTTCTTCGCCCCCTTCGCCTTCTTCAGGTTCTTTCTCTTCAGTGGCTTCTATCTTCTCAAGAGCTTCCTCTTCAGTTACGGCGATCTCTTCTTCTACCTGTTCCTCGATCTTATCCAGCTTAATTACCATATCTCCGGCTTCAAGGTCGACCAGGCTCACTTTGGAGGTATCGTAGCTAAGCTGTCCTGCCGTGACCACATCGCCGATCTGCATATTAGACACATCGACTATAAATGCGTGGGGAAGGTCCATAGGTAAAGCTTCCACGGCTATTTCGTTAGTGAGTATTAAGACTATAGCGCCTCCGGTCTTTAAGAATTCGTTGTTTTCCTCGCCTATTACTTCGACCGGCACCTGAGCTTCGGTCTTTTCCTTAAGGTTGGGTTTGTAAAAGCCGACGTGGATTATTTTTCCGGTAAGGGGATCTTCCTGCACTTCTTTAAAAAGCACTTTTTCAGTTTCCTTGCCTATTTTTATGTCTATAAGGGTAGTTTCTCCGCCCGCGTTGTAGGCCTTTTCAACCTCTACCTGAGGTACTGTTATAGATTGGGATTCTAAGCCTTTTCCGAATATAACAGCGGGCATAAAGCCCGTTTTCTTTAGGCTTTTCGAGGCTTTACCAAGTTTTTCTCTTTTTTCTGCAATAAGTTCCATATAC